>Ga0155686_110_pt1 | contig 25884 bp, 25 predicted proteins | sample RifCSPlowO2_01_FD_107343 | JGI IMG/M metagenome (GOLD analysis project Ga0155686, IMG submission 107343) | Candidatus Yanofskybacteria bacterium RIFCSPLOWO2_01_FULL_44_22
GAAGCGTCGTCATATCCATAAAGCTTCGGTCAGGGATCGCCTGCTCCATCACGCCGTCCACAGGGTCATTGAACCGACATGGAATAAAGTATTTATTTTTGATTCGTGGTCGTCCAGAAAAACTAAGGGCACTCATGCAGCGGTAAGACGATTGCAAGATTTTGGTCTCAAACTGTCTCATAATTACACGCGAGCTTTGTGGTTTTTGAAGCTGGATGTAAAAAAGTTTTTCGACTCCGTCAATCATGAAATTCTTCTGAACATTCTTGCAACAAGGACTACAGACGAACGTCTTATGAAGCTCCTTCGGGAAATCGTTGAAAGTTTTGGCCCCGGTCTGCCCCTTGGAAACCTTACCTCGCAGCTGTTCGCTAATGTGTACCTGAACGAGCTCGATCAGTTCATCAAGCATGAACTGCGGATGCGCGGTTATGTGCGGTATGCCGATGACTTTGTGATTTTGCATGCAAACAAAGAGGTTTTAATTGATTGCTTCCCTAAAATCCAAACTTTTATTCAAGAGCGGCTATGCCTCACAATCCATCCGAAAAAGATAACACTTAAACCCTACGCAACCGGAATCGATTATCTTGGTTATGTGTGTTTCCCCCATCATCGTGTTTTAAGAACCAACACCAAAAGGCGGATGTTTAGGAAAGTTAACAAAAAGAACTTTTCTTCCTACAGCGGGATTCTGAAACATTGCAGATCGTATAATTTGGGGCAGTTGTTACTGGAAATTGTCAAAGAAAGAGAGTGACTAAATTTACTGTTGGCGGCTCGGAGCAACCGCCAGAATTAAATCTTTGTCTTTTTAATTCGCCAGAATCATGCTAAAATCAAAGTCAATATCCTCAAATCTCTTACAACTCCGCCAATTTACGGATCCGAACCCGGCTTCATCCTCGGGTTTACGTCCGAGGCTTTTCGTCTGAGCAGTTATAAAAGTTATGACAGAAATCGAGCAACAACACCTCTCTGATTTAAGAGCCGTACAAGAGCAGGTCAAGTTTTTTTATTCTCAAAAAAGAAAAGTTAAAATTTATCACGGCAGTACCACCTCTACGCGTACCCAAAAATTTGAAAAAGGTAAATTTGTTGACGTCAGCAGGCTGGATCGCATTGTTGAAATCAACAGCGCCGGGCCATATGTTTTGGTTGAGCCGAATGTTCCCATGGATAAGCTTGTCGAAGCAACTTTGCGATACGGCCTTGTGCCGCCCGTAGTTCCGGAGCTTCCGTTAATAACGGTTGGCGGAAGCATACAGGGAGGCGCCGGAGAAAGCAGTTCGTTCAAGTATGGCGGAGTTCACGATTGTTGCCTCGAGTACGAAGTCGTACTTGGAAACGGGGAGATAATTACCGCTTCGCCGACTCAAAATAAAGACCTGTTTTACGGCATAGCGTGTTCTTACGGTTCGCTGGGAATAATCACGTTGGTAAAGTTGAGCCTTGTGCCCGCGAAAGATTTTGTGCGTTTAAAATATTTCATTGTGGGCGGTTTTGATGAGGCGGTTGGCTTGATTGAAGAGAATGTCGGCGAAGCGGTTGATTTCATTGACGGAATTATATTTACAAAAAACCGCGGCGTGGTAATGATCGGAAATTTTACAGATAAGAATGATTTACCCGTTTCCACCTTCAGCAAGCGGTCTGACGAGTGGTTTTACTTGCACGCCGACGAGATTTCAAGACGCCATGATGCATACGAGGAAATAATTCCGATAAAGGATTATTTATTCCGCTATGATCGCGGCGTATTTTGGCTCGGACGCCAGGCTCTCTCTTTTTTTAAAATACCTTTTACGAGGCTGACAAGATTTCTTTTGGACCGGGCATTAAAGTCTCGTACTTTATCTCTTGTCGGTCAAGCCACGAGCACTTCTCAAAAATACTTTGTGCAAGACCTCTGCCTGCCGAAAGAAAACTTTTTAAACTTTCTCCAATTTGTTGACGAGGAGTTGCATATTTACCCCCTTTGGCTGGTTCCTTTGCGACCTGCCGGGAGCTTAGACAAGCTTTCACCGAATTACATTTTGACAGATTTGGTAATTAACGCCGGCGTCTGGGGGAAAATTAAGGGCGATTACTTTAATGTGAACAGAAAGGTGGAGGGTAAACTTAGAGAGTTAAAGGGCCGCAAAGTTCTTTATGCCCACGCATATTATCCGCGAGATGAATTTTGGAAAATTTACGACCACTCGTGGTACAGTCAATTAAGAGAAAAGTACTTTGCGTCTTCGGTTTTTCCCGATCTGTATGACAAGACGCATGTTTCAGAAAAATACCAACCTTCGGTTTTGAGCGGGATTTGGAAAGTTCTACGATCTTCTAAGTTGTCGGTTTCTTAATTTCTGCGGCGCACCGACTTTATCGGCAAGAAATCCGGCAGTGTTTCCGTACCTGTATCTTGCTAATCCCAGAGAGTGTTGTACACTCTTTTTAGTTTGTATGAACCTTGAAAATCAGGAGGAGACCCGATGAATAAGCTGTTTGTTTTTGACTTAGACGACACCCTTATCGACAATGTCCATGATTATGCTGAGCCGATACTTCAGGCATGCGGGATTATCATAGCCGAGCTTGGAAACCGCGCCCCGCATGTTTCAGCGATTGTCAGTCTTGAAGAGGAGCTTGACCTGAAGAGGAGAGCGGAAACCAATCCTGTTACGGGTAAGCCTTTCGGCTATTCGATGGCCCGGTTTCCAGGAACTCTAACCGAGACGTATAGGGTAATTTGCCGGAAAGCCGGCGTTACTCCGGATGAAGCGGTTGCGGAGCGCCTTTATGGGGTTGGCCTGGGAGCTTTCAATCCAGAACGTTATTCCAAGAATATCAAGCCTGATGCCGGGCGGGTGATAAAGTTTCTTCGGTCGCAGGGCGATAGCGTGATGCTTTGTACCGCCGGCGATCCGGAAGTGCAGATGAAAAAGATAGCCGCCCTGAAGTCTGCGGGCATTGTTTTTGAGGCAGTGGAGATAGTCGACAAGAAAACACCGGAGGCTTTTCACTCTCTTGCCTTAGGTTACGGGGTCCATTCACTGTATAGCGTGGGGAATAACTATAATTCGGACATTGTCCCGTCTTTTGAGGCTGGTTATCGTGGTATCTATATTCCCGTTGAAACATGGGAAACCCTCGGAAAAATGGACGAGATCATTTCTCAGGTGGAGTGGAAGCGATGCTTGGTGTTCAAATCTTTGTCGGACATTCTGGTCAATTATGCAGGATTGAGATAGGGGAGGAGACCATGGCAAACAAATGGGACCTCAAGACTGTCCGGAGAGATTGGAAGAACAGGGTTTTTTTCCATTCATTTAAAGATCTGCCGGAGAGCCAGACCGGCAAGTATGAACGGGCGATGGAAATAGCCGCCGCATCGCAGGTGGCCAATCCTAAGTTCTCAAACTATTTCTGTAAAGAGAGCGCCGTTATTCATAACGGAAACGGTGTCTCGGCCGGCAATATCGAGTATGGACTCTGTCAGGCGCTTCATGGTGAAGAGTCGGCTGTTTCGGCTTTCAGATCTGTTTATGGGCGCGGCAAGAAAAAGCCATTGGTCTTGGCGATTATCTCTTCTGATGATCCGCGCGACTTAGCCGCTCCTTGCGGCAACTGCCGGGACATCATGCTTGATGATTTCGGACCGGATTTCGAAATCGTTTCGGGACGGGCCGAGGGTGGTCTGGCCGTAGTGGCTAAGATGAGCGACTATCTTTTTGATAAACCGCGGATAGACTCCGGTTTTATGTTCCCGGCCATCAGAGATTGGGCCCTGGAAACTTTAAGCGTCGGACAGTCTATGGAAAATGATCCGTATTCTCCGAGGAATCTTTATCCGGAAAGAAGGTACTATGTCAGTCTGGCCACCAAGGAAAATAAATACTTTGGCGCCCATCATCTGATGTGCGATTACCACCCCGTTTACGCCATGGAGCGGGCGATTCTAAAAGCTATGGACATCAAAAAGGATCCGTTTGTCGCGTGTGTTATGGTTGTGGCTTCTCACGCCGGCCCTAAGCCCCTGCTCCCCCATGTGATGTATAGAGATCGTCAGCATCTCTACGAGCTGAATCTTTATAAAGATCTAATTGTCGATCATGAGCTCGATAGGTTGGATCCGTCTATCTACCTTTGCTCCGTTAATCAGGAAAGAAAAGTAGACTGCCTGTGGCGGACTACGGTTAAGGAATGGCTCCCGTTCCCATTTTCTCCAATGAATTTCGGGAGGGAATTTTTACAGCACTTGAAGAATTATCAGGAGGTCAAAAGATGATCCGCCGGGGCAAGCTTGTCCGGGATAACATCCCGGAAATTATAAGAAGCGAAGGGCGGAGCCCGGTTATCCATATAGCCGATGACGGCGAGTTTTTTACCAAGTTGCTTGATAAGCTGCGGGAAGAGGCTCTGGAAGCTTGTTTGGCCGGAGACGACCAGTCGCTCAAGAATGAGTTGATAGATATTGCCGAAATCGTTAATGCCATCTGCGAATTCAAGAAATTTGATCTGAACGAACTCGAACAATTGATGGCCGAAAAGGCTAAAAAGAGAGGAAGGTTTGGCAAAAGAATTATTCTGGAGCAATTCGTCTGAAATCCAAGGCCCTGACCGGGGCCTTTTAAGTTTAAAAAGATTTTCAAATTGCAGGCACTTTTCTATCGGAAATTCCGATAATATCGAGGGTGTTGACACCCGTAGTTTATAAGAGTAATTTGGGCTTAATCACAGCCCTTTGTCAACTAAAGAAGGAAGAGAGAAATGAAGACACGGTTGCTCGTTTTTGCTTTGTCATTGCTCGTGTTTGCGGTTCACCCCGCTCAGGCTCAGGTTCCGATCGGTCAGTTCGGGAAGAATCTTGTTAATTGGCGCGATAAAGAAGCGAAGTTTTACGAATCGTATCACTTTGACGTCTGGCATACCTTTGATCTGAACGATCCTGTTCAAAAAGAGCATTTTCGGCAGGTTATCGATACGCTCGAGGGTTCCTATGCTTGGATGAGCGGACAGAATATCTTTAACCATAACATCAAAAAGAGAATTCCGATCCTGCTCTTCAATACTCACAGCGAGATGGAATCCAACCCCCTTGTCGGAGGATTCATGCCCGAGGGCATCGGCGCTTTCGTCGAATCAGACAGGACACGCATGGTCATTAAGGCCGATTTTTCCAAGCCTCTTGGCCAAGCCGTGATAGTCCATGAATTAGTTCACGAGTTCCAGTTTGACATGATGAATAAAGGCGGGCTGGCAAATCGGCTTACAGGTCAGCTCCAGGTTCCTAACGGGTATATTGAGGGCTTTGCCGAATATGTCGCCAGCCTTTATGCGCCCCACACCCGTGACGATATTCGAAGATTATCGGAGAGAATATCCGCTTCCAATCCCAAGTCTTTGCCGACTTGGTATAGTCTGAGGTCCGATGCGGTTAACGGTTATACCATGTGGAAAATGGTGTTCGAGTTTATTGAAGAGAAGTATGACAGGAGATCGGCTCTGGATTTTGGTACTCGGGGTTTGCAAAATCCCCGATTGGGAGAGTTAATTTATGATCTTAGCCGGGGAGCGCTTGGAAATCCGGATGCTAATTCAGAACCGTTTGATCAACAAGCCCGAGATTATTGGGCCAATAGGTTTGAATTAGATCGGATCAAAAGGCCCAAGCCCTATCAGGAGACCCCGAACTTTAAGGGAAGATCGCTTACTCCTCCGTCGCATCCTTATCCTCTGATGTCGCCGGCGCTTTCTCCTGACGGAGATTCAATAGCCGCGTTTACCATTCAGAAAAACGGTGTGTCTCTGGTTCGGTTCCAGATACCTCCGGAGATGTCGTATATCAGCAAGGGTGTCAGGGATTCTGCAGCCAAGGACAAATCTAAGCCTGCTCCTAAAAATCGAAAAGCGATTCGCAATCTTACGCCCCAGCTTCCTCCGTATCCCTGGGAATACTTAGTGGTTCAGGGATTTGAAACCTGGCCGTTTAACGGTTCCGATGTCAGTTGGTCGGCAACCGGCGATATGCTTGCCTTCTTTGCCAGAAACGGCCGGGATCACACACTGTTTGTGATTAAGGCCGAGGATGGAAAGATTCTGCATCGTATCGAATTGGGTCTTGATCAGGCTTTCTCGCCGTCTTTCGGCCGCGATGGGAAGAAGATCTATTTCTCCGCCGCTAAAGACGTAACGCGGGATCTCTACGTCGTTAATCTGGACTCAGGCGATCAGCCGGGCGTTCAGAATCTGACCAATGATTCGGTCTTTGATACCGCTCCGGCTGTTTCGCCGGACGGGACTAAGTTGGTCTATGTCAGTTTTGACGGCGATTACCAGCATTTGTTCATGCTCGATCTTACAACCGGAAAGAAGGAACAGCTGACTTTCGGTCGTTTCAACGACAACTCGCCGAGCTGGTCTGATGACGGCGAGATCATTGTCTATACTTCCGATGAACAAGATCAGATCTGGAATCTCTACACTATGGACTTGGCCAGCCGGACAGTAAGCCAATGGACTAATTTTTTTGGAGAAGTGGCGACTCCGATTTTTGCGAGAGGGTCTTCTTCGACGGTGTATTATGCAGTCTTCAGGGACGACGACCAGTACAGGGATCAGATTTATCCCAATTATGAGATTTTTGAGGCTCAGCTTCTTGCACCGATCAGGCGAACTACCTCCGCTAATTACAACGAGTCAACCAAGTTTTCATTTAATTCTCGCAAAGATCTTTTCCGATTCGAGCTGGATTCGAATCAGCTCTTCAATCCGACCAAGCCGCCGAATAGGTGGAAGCTCAGTACCGGCCAGGTCAACTTTGGTGGCAGCGCTTGGGGCGCGTATGGTTACGGCTACGCCGCCTGGTCTAATATGCTTGAGACCAAGACTTATTTCTTTCAGTTCATAAGTTCAGGCGGAGCCTTGAGAGTCTATGACATGGCCTACCTCAATCAGGAAAAAAGATTGAATTATTCGGTCCGGGGTTATAACTACAAACTCCCGATTTATTACATGTTTTATAATCCGACCGAAGGAGCGCCCAGACAGTGGGTTCTGCGGAATACACTGATGAACGAAAGCGGCGTTCAGTTTGATCTGAGCTATCCTCGGAACAAGTTCAGCCGTCTGGAGGTGTTTTCCAGGTTGCGCTATAGAAATAATCAGGTTTTCGGTCTCAATGAAGAAATCATCAATCTTTTTGCCGATCAGCTTACGCCCGGAGATATCGGATTGTACAGGCTTCTGACAGGTGCGAACGGTACGAGCTTGAGTTTCGGCGGAGCCTATGTCAGGGATACGGTTCTGTTTTCGCAGAATACCCAGGGCCCGTTTCATGGGAGCGCTTTCAGGGCTCAGGCGGAATTTGCTCCGCCGGCCGGCAAATTCTTAAAAGGTTTCAGTTCTGCCCTGTTCGATGGAAGGATTTACCGGCATATCGGCTCAAGCATGCTCTTGGCCGGCCGGGCCACTCTTTCTGCCTCTTCGCGGGCCAGCGGGGACTTTATCCTTATGGGAGGTTCCAACATGCTTCGCGGTCAAGTATACGGAAGCCTTGTCGGCAACCAGATCGCTTATGCAAGCGGAGAATTCCGTTTCCCGTTAGTCAATGCGATAGTCTTGCCGGGCAATATGGCCATAGGCCCCCTTAGAGGATTGATATTCGCCGATGTCGGCATCGCTAAATTTACCGGTGAAAAACTTCCGACTCAGAGGGCTAAGTCATATGGAATGGGAATTCAGTTTCTGCCGTTCAGCATCTTCTGGTCGCGTGATAACGGATCATGGAAGAAATCGTTTTACCTCACCTATAATTGGTAAGGTGCCGCCCCCGTCTTTTTATTAAAAGGCGGGGGTTTTTCTTGGCCTTGAAACGGGGTTGCTTTTATCTTGTATTGGTATAGACTTATAGCCAAAGTACTTTTAAATCAAAAGAGACGAAATGGCCAAACTTTTAGCCGCCCTTTTTCTATTGGTTATTCCTTTGTCGGAAACCGTCAAAACCGCCCAGAATCCTGCACCTGACTTGACCGGATGGATCCAGGAACCGGTGAGCAGGGTTGAAATTACGGTCTCGGATTCCATTCACGTTTACCTCGGCATCGAAGTCGAGTATAAGAACCCTGCCAATCCCAATGAATTTGTCAGGGTTATCGCCAAGCATGTCCCTCTTGTTGTCCGTGAGCAGAGGATGCCGAACAACCGCCTGATTTCTGAGGTGATGCTGAGCATGTATGCCGAGCGCGATGTGAACGAGTTGCTGGGAAAACTTAGTAAAGAATCCGACCCGATAATTTTTATGAGATGGCATGTTAAGAAAGATCCTAAAACGGGCAGAGACGCCCAGGACGGGGATACCGAAGTTTGGTTCAGAAAAAACGAAGGAGACTGGATCTTCGACAAGAACCGGGAAGTTTTGGTCGAATTTATCAGCGAGAACGTTACTAACGGCCATAACCGCAATGTCATGGTTGGAAGGAAGTATTCAATGAACGGGGCTTACCATATTTTTAAGGCCGATCGCAAAGATATCGTAAAAGCGATGGAGGAGAAGTAACATGACCAGAAAAGCCGCCCTTCTTTCGATAACTTTTCTGCTGATTATTGGCTGTTTGCCAAATTCGGCCGAAGCCCGCTGGTCTGATAAAGACTGTACCAAACAAGATCCCGCAGCCTCTCGATATTGCAAAGATTTTCTTACGAATTACGGGTTTTTCGTAACCGAACTTGAGTTTAAAGATTTGAAAGTTCGGCATACGATCAAATCGATCGATGAATTTATCGAAGAATTTTGGAAAAAGCGCGATACGGATCCCAATACTCCCGAAAATGAGTTTAAAACCCTGATTGACGGACGCATCCGAGACGTTAAAAACGAGGTCCTATCCATGGATCCCGATCTTGCGGGAACGAGGTTTGACGTTAACGGCGGGCTCAGGGGCGATATGGCGCGTATTTATTTGCTGTACGGGATGCCTCATTTCAAGAGGAAGATGTCCGGCCAGCCGATTATGGCCGATCTCTCAGTCTGGTATTATTTTGACGCCACGGGGCATGTTTTATTTCGCTTTCTTTTTATCAGTAAAATGGGACAGGCAAGGCTTTACGACCGTTATGGGTTTATAACAATCGAAGATGTTGCTAAGGAGTTGTCCAATACAGGATTTGTATCGCCAGATGAAACGGTAAGGATCATCGAATACTTGTATATCCACGATCCCGACCAAGTATTCATCGCCGCTTTAGTCGAGTTTTCTTACTACTCTGATATCAATATCGGCCTTGCTCTCAAGGCACCGGAACCCGCCGCTATCGTGGCTGAAAAAAATAAACCTAATTTTCTCGGCCAACCGGAAGTTCCTTCAGAAAGAGAATTTATTTTCAGTAAAAATCATGCTTTCTTACCGGCTAACCTCCGGATGGTAAAAGGCCAGAACGGTCCTTCGTTCATCATTTCTTCTTCTGCGAGCGGAATGGACTGGGAGATAGTCGGAGACAAGGCAAAAGCAAGTCTCGAACTGAGAATCAGTTTTCAGCATAAGTCCAGCCGGGCGCTCCATCAGTTTGAGTCCGGAATTTCCATAGGAACGAGTTCGGCTTCGGTTAAATCGGGGGCCGACTTCTATTTTGAGTTCAGCGCCGATGGCCTGAAAAATTATCGAAACAGCTCCGAGGTTCCGGAAGGCACCTTGCGTGACCTTCTTGCCGGACTTGAACCCGGCGAATATCTGGTCAATATCGATCTGAAAAACGTTTATACCAAAAAGTACGTCTCTTGGCGGATAGTTCTTCAAAAATAACTATCAGTACCAGTTAAAAGCAGCGTTATCGCTGCTTTCTTTTTGCTCGATTTTATGTTAAGACTATAGTTATCAGGCTGGGATCCTTGCCGTTGGAACCCACCGCAAAGCATGGAAGACAACATCTCAAAAATAAAAGACCGGTTAAGCGTCGTTGACGTCATCTCGGGCTATATAAAAACCCAGAAATCCGGCGTTAATTTTAAAGCTCGCTGTCCTTTTCATAACGAAAAGACCCCGTCTTTTTATATTTCTCCAGAGCGTCAGATATGGCATTGTTTCGGGTGTCAAAAGGGCGGGGACATCTTCGGTTTTATAAAAGAAATAGAAGGAGTAGAATTTCCCGAAGCTCTCAGGATTCTTGCCCAAAAAGCCGGTGTTGAGCTCGAATCGTTTAATTACGGCGGAGGTAAAGATGATAAGGCTATTTTATACGAAATATCGGAGGCGGCGGCGAAATTTTTTGAAAAACAGCTTCATTATTCCAATACCGGCAAGATGGCGCTATCCTACCTTATTGGCCGAGGACTCACAGGCGAGACCATAAGAGATTTTCGTCTTGGCTATGCTCCTAACGAATGGAGCTCCCTCTCAGAATTTCTTAATGATCGGGGCTATAAGGATTCTGATATCGTAGCGTCGGGCTTGGCTATAAAGAGAGACGGCGGCGGGGGAATATATGACCGTTTCCGTTCTCGGATAGTTTTTCCCATATTCGATGTCAATGATCGGATCGCCGGATTTACGGCCAGAATTTTCGAGTCGGCAGAAAAAAAATCTGATACCGGCAGTCAGGCAACGGCTGAGGTTGCTAAATACGTCAATACGCCCCAAACGGCTATTTATGATAAAAGCCGTATTCTTTACGGTTTAAACAAGGCCAAATTGGACATAAGAAAAAACGACTCCTGCGTTTTAGTCGAGGGTAATATGGATGCGATCATGTCTTATCAGGCCGGAGTGAAGAATGTCGTCGCTTCTTCCGGTACGGCGCTTACTCCGAGCCACCTCAGATTACTGCAGAGATATACCGGTAACCTCAGCTTTTGTTTCGATCTTGATCAGGCCGGCAGCATTGCGACTCGAAGAGGCATAGGCCTCGCTCTCGGGCAGAATTTTAACATCAAAATGGTTAGAATCGACGATAAAGAATGCAAGGATCCCGCTGATTTTGTGAAGAAATACGGGTCCAAGTGGAATGACATTGTTAGAGATCCGGAGCCGGTCGTTGATTTCTATTTTAATAAATCAAAAAGTGAATTTGATTTCAGTTCACCTGACGGTAAAAAGAAAATTATTTCTGTACTGGCGCCGTTGATCAACCGCTTAACCAGCCGGGTGGAAAAATCTCACTGGATTTCTAAGCTCGCGCTTCTATTCAGGGCCCCAGAAAAAGCGGTAGAAGAAGATTTAATTTCGATTAAGGACGACTTAGCCGGCTATGAATCTTCCGAGGCGGATCCCGTTTCTCATCTGCCGGAGAAAGATAAATTTTCGCCGGCCGATAGGTTTAGCAGGGAATTTTTGGCCATCATACTTAAAAATCCAAAATTGTTTGCTGAGGATTTCCAAAATATAAATTATTCTTTCCTCAATCCTTTGACGGCAACGGTTATTCAGACTCTTTCTCCGGAGGACCTTGCAAGCTTTAAACCCGGCGCCTTTGCGGCTAAACTTGACGAAAAGACAGCTTTTGAGTTTAATGTTTCTTATCTTGAATCGCAGGAACTATGGGGTGAACGTAACGACGACGAGCTAAAAAAGAGCTTTTATGGTATACTTAATCAATTAGAGAAAAGGGTCATTATGGCCCAATTAACCAGCCTTTCGCTGGATATACAGGCTGCCGAAGTCCAGAAAGACAAGGAAAAACGCTCGGCACTCTTAGCAGAGTTCGACAACTTAACTAAAAAACTACCCAAGCTTCAGGGTTAGTTTGCCCGCATCTCAAATCTAATCCGACACCATGCCTAAGAAGAAAAAGTCTTCTAAAAAAAGCGCGTCCAAACAGGCTTCTAAAAAGAGGAGCCGCGTTAAGTTAAAAAAACACAGGAAGTTGGCCAAGCCCAAGAAGCCGGGTGCTAAAAAATCTAAGGCTCCGATCAGCGAGAGCGCCATTGAGGCGCTTATGGAAAAGGGCAAGCATCGAGGGTTCGTTACCCAAGCGGAAATTATAAATTCCGTCCCTAATATCGAGAAAGATATTGTCGGCCTTGAAAGACTTTATGATCGTCTTGAATCGGCCAACATCAATATCATAGAGTCGGGGAGAGTATTTGAGGAAGAAAAAGCCCGCAAATATCAAGTCGAAAAAAAATTAGAAGAAGAGCTCGAAGAGGGTTCATCGGCCGATTCGGTTCAGATGTATTTGCGCGAGATCGGAAGATATCCTCTTCTGTCCAGTGAGGAAGAGGTCGAGTTGGCCAAAAGAATAGAAAAAAATGATGAATCTGCCCGCCAGAAATTGGCGGTCTCAAACTTAAGATTAGTGGTTTCAATAGCAAAAAAGTACGTCGGCCGATCGGCCAATCTTACCCTTCTCGATCTGATACAGGAGGGTAACATCGGCTTATTTAAGGCAGTCGAAAAATTTGATTATAAAAGAGGCTATAAATTCTCAACCTATGCCACTTGGTGGATCAGGCAAGCCATTACCAGAGCATTGGCAGATCAGGGCAAAACCATCCGCATTCCGGTGCATATGGTGGAAACTATCAATAAATATCAGCAGGTGGTCCGAAGATTGGTTCAGGATTTAGGCAGAGAGCCTTTGCCGGAAGAGGTGGCTTCGGAAATGGGCGTAGAGGTGGACAAGATAAGGTATATCCAGAAAATTTCTCAAGACACCGTTTCTCTTGAGGCGCCCGTCGGTCAGGATGATGAAGACAGCAATTTAGAAAGCTTTATACCCGACGAGGACTCCATTACCCCGTCTGTTTCTACGGCCAGGAAGATTTTAAAAACACATCTTCAGGAGATAATAAACGATCTTACTCCGCGCGAACAGAAAATTCTTGACATGCGATTCGGCCTGACTGACGGAGTTACCCATACCCTTGAAGAAGTGGGGAAGGTCTTCTCTGTTACCCGTGAAAGGATCAGGCAGATCGAAGCCAAGGCTCTTGAAAAAATACGCCAGCATCACAAAGTCGAGAAATTAAAAGGTTATTAAATCTACACATTGCAGTTTTGGAACCCCGCCCATGTATGGGCGGGGGCGAGAAGCCCCGACGCTTTGGTCGGGGCCCCGACTCACTGACGCCGGGGTTGAAGGGTTATCGAGTTTAAATAAAGAATTGGACATTACTCCGATTAAAAAATGGTATAAAAAGAAAAAATGGTGGGCCGTCAGCGGTGCCACTGTCTTGGTTATTGTTGTTACGTTTCTGTTGATCGGGGACGAGAAACCGGTCTACGAAACAATTTTAGTTAAACGGGATGTTCTTCTTCAGGAGGTAAGCGTTACGGGCAAGATAAGGCCGGCTCAGTCTGTCGATCTTCAGTTTGAAACAGCCGGTCGGATAGCGGCCATAAACTATAAAGTAGGCGACAAGGTAAATAGCGGCGCCGTGGTAGCTTCTCTTGAGAATCAGGATCTTCAGGCCGCCGTTACCTCGGCCAAAGCCGATCTCGATGAGACGATAAGACATTTCAATTCGCTCAGCGATCCTTCGGTTTCATCTTCTCTGCGGGTCGAACTGACAAATGCCGAATCAAATCTTGACCAGGTCAGGAAAAAAGCCGAAGGAGACTTGTTGTCCAAGTATAGCGGAGCCTTTAGCGATATGCGTGAGGCAATGACTCAGATTGATACCTCGTCGGCGGTCCTCGAGTATATCAGGAAAACCCATCTTGAGGGCAAGGACTGGGATATCAGGGTCAAGCAATATCAGTCAGAGGTTGATTATCGGGTTGGCGAGGTCAGATCCGTTTTTCCCCAGATTGATCAGTCTGGCGTGACCATTTCCCCAGCTCTGTATGGCCAGATCGATTTAGCTTTGCCGGCCCTATTAAACGGTTGCCAGTCTTTACGCAGTGCGTTTACTTATCTTCAGGAACAGATGCAGTCCAATCCGTACATGATTTCTTCATCGACCGACAGGGCGAGCGTTAATACCGAGGCCACTTCCATTTCCTCGGATCTTTCAGCGATCTACACTGCTATACAGGAGATTATCGATCAAAGAATTTTGAATAATAAAAACATAGCTGATGCCGATGCCAAGTTAGCTACGGCCAAGGCTGCATTTCCAACAAACGAAGATATTCTTCAAAAAGAGGCGGCTTTGCTGTCGGCCCAGTCTCAACTCAGGAAGTCACTGGTGATTGCGCCTTTCGCCGGCACTATCGGTAAAATTGACGTTGAGCGCGGGCAAACGGTGACCTCTTCCGTAGTCATTGTCTCTCTTGTCTCTACCGCCCGTTACCAGATCGAAGCCAATATAACCGAGATAGATATCGGGAAGGTCCGATCCGGCGACTCAGCCGTCCTTACATTGGATGCCTACGGCACACAGACGGTTTTTAATGCGAGGGTCTCAACTATCGATACGGCGGCTACGATCGTTGACGGCGTGACAACTTACAAGACTATATTTAATTTCGAGGGCGATATTGATCCTAATATTCGTCCCAACATGACTGCTAATATCGATATTGAGACCGCCAAGAAAGAAGACGTCATCGCCATACCTCAGCGGGCCGTCATATCAAGAAACGGAAGCAAGATAGTTCGAATTTATCATGGCGTCGGTACCGCGCCAGAAGAAAGGTTTGTTCAAGTCGGGATATCGGGAAAGGATGGTTATGTTGAGATATTGAGCGGTCTTTCAGAGGGTGAGCGGGTTATCACTTTTATAAATGAATAACACCCAACTATAAAATGCCCGAACCGATTATCGGTGTAAATAAACTGGAGAAGATTTACGGGGGCGACGGAACAGCGACACCCGCTCTTCGCGGGGTTTCTTTTGATATTCAAAAAGGGGAATTTACTGCCATCATGGGACCGTCAGGATCCGGAAAATCTACCCTCCTGCACATTCTTGGATTTCTGGACAGACCCACCGGAGGAACTTATCTTTTTGAAGGTCGGGAGATGAACAGCTATGACGACGACGCCTTGGCGAGACTGCGCAACAAGAAATTCGGGTTTGTTTTTCAAGCCTTCAATCTTTTAGCCCGATCGTCGGTTTTAGACAATGTTAAGCTTCCGCTGTCTTATGCCGATATTCCCGAAGCCAAGCAGGAGAAGATGGCCTTTGAAGCGATTGGGGCGGTTGGTTTGTCTCATCGCACCCATCACGAATCTTCTAAGCTTTCCGGCGGAGAGAAACAGAGAGTGGCTATCGCTCGCGCTTTGGTCAACGATCCGGATGTTATTTTCGCCGATGAGCCGACGGGAAATTTAGATTCCAAATCGGGCGGCCAAGTGATGGAATTTATAGAAAACCTGCATGATCAGGGCCGCACGATAATTCTGATTACTCACGAAACCTATACTGCCGAATATGCCCAGAGGGTTATTAAGTTAAAAGACGGACTGATGGAAAGCGATCAAAGAGTTCAGGGCCGGCAGCATTCAAGAGACGGATTCAAGAAGTAATAGCTGTTATATTGCAGCAATTTTATGACTTTAAACAATACTCTCAAAACGGCCATCAAGGGCTTAACCACCCATAAATCCCGCTCCACTCTGACTATTTTAGGCATCGTAATCGGTATTACGGCGATAATGCTGGTTATGTCCGTGAGCCAGGGAGCTCAGGATTTAATTCTTTCCCAGATCCAGGGTTTGGGCTCGCAAACCATAATTGTTCGGGCCGGCCGCGAGCCGGAAGGTCCTTCGGATTTCGCTTCTATTTTTACGACATCGCTCAGGGATAAAGAGGTTTCGGCTTTGAAAAACCCGGCTTTCGTTCGCGGAGTCGTGGCCGTCGCTCCTAACGTAATCGGTTCCGGGACGGCTCTTTTCGGCAACGAAACTAAAAACGCAAGCATGCTTGGAACCATGCCGGAGATCCTGCAGGCGCTTGAGATTCAGCCAAGGTATGGCTCGTTCTTCAGCGATGCCGATGTTTCCGCCCGTGCAAGCGTAGCTGTTCTTGGTTCGGAGGTTAAAAAAGAACTTTTCGGAGACTCTGATGCGATAGGGGAGACAATCAAGTTTTATGACAGGAATTTCAAAGTTGTCGGTGTTTTTGGCGACGTTGGACAGATAGGAGCCTTTGATATCGATACCAATATTATTATTCCTGTTACAACCGCCAATCAGTATCTTTTAGGCGCCAATCATTACACCGTGATCATGGTCAGGGTGGAATCAGAAAACATAGTGGAAGTGGCGGCTGAAGATATCAGGCAAACTCTTCGTGAGCTTCATGGTATCACTGATCCGGATAAAGATGACTTTTTCGTAGCCACTCAGGCGGATTTGGCCGAAAGAGTAGGAACGATCACAGGTATTTTATCGGCTCTTCTTTTGTCGGTTGCGGCCATTTCTCTGGTCGTAGGCGGTATTGGCATTATGAATATTATGCTTGTTTCGGTGACGGAGCGTACCCGGGAAATCGGTCTTCGCAAGGCTGTGGGAGCGACAACGGGGGATATCTTAAGACAGTTTCTTCTTGAATCAGTTATCCTTACTTCTACCGGCGGGATTATCGGTATTTCTCTGGGAGCGATTCTATCTTTCGGTTTAGCTATCATCCTTACTCAGATGTTATCAGTTGATTGGGGTTTCGCCTTTCCGATAGGCGGAGCTCTTCTTGGTTTTGGTGTCGCTGCTTTAGTTGGGTTAGTTTTCGGAATATATCCGGCCCGTCAAGCCTCACTGAAAAGTCCGATGGAAGCACTACGTTATGAATAGTTTGGCGATACTTGCTCCTTTATATCGGCGGTCCGCCAAACTTCACTGAAAAGTCCGATGGAGGCATTACGTTACGAATAGCTAAAAATCCCGTCGTTGCGGGATTTATTCTGGTAGTTTATGACAGATACGGCACCTTGCTTGGTAGATGTCTTTGTCGCCCTGTTCTTTCTGGAGGTTTCGGCTGCCGCCGATCTTATAGGTCGATTGGGCCGGACGTTTTTCACATTTATCGCATACGGCGCTAAGGATTGTAATTTCGTCCGGTTCGGTTTGTAGTATGAGTTCCGGAATTGGACCAAAGGGGTTTCTCAAGAAGTCTTTGTAAAGACCCGTAACTATTATGACAAAGTCTTCATTTTCGCTATTGGACTCCAATATTTCTTTCACTGCGTCAATCAGCCATAGGCCCAAGAACTGAGCTTCGTCGATTACCAATATTTCTGGAGAAGAGGCTTTCACCGCTTCTTTGAGGCCCTCATAATTATCAATGGTTTTTGTCTTGAGATTCTTGTAGCTGGCAAGGTACTTATCCTTGGTGATCATTTCGAATGTCTCTCTGGCTGTTCGAGTGTCTTCTGAGGGTTTTACGACTAATATTTTTTTATTCTTATAGCCCGGCTTTTTCAGCCTTTTGATTACTTCCTCGCTTTTGCCCGAGAACATTGGCCCCGTGATTATCTCTAATCTGGCCATAGCAAGCTCCTTATTTTCAAATGACCTCAGCTATTTTAGCACCGGTATTATATTCGGCAAATGGCCCTATTTGTTGATAAATGCTTATACCGGAGCCATGGTATTCCGGGGATTTGCGGTATATCCCGCATTGTTATATACTTAGATAGCGTCGAATTGCTTAAATAAACCAATAATTTAAACACCTATATGCCAAGACAAGCGAACCCTGCATTTATGAGACCGATGACGATCAGCCCAGATTTGGCTGCTGTAGTCGGTCAGGGGCCTATGCCTCGATCCGAGGTAGTCAAAAAGCTGTGGGCCTACATCAAGAGTAAGGGCCTTCAGGACAAGGTCAACAAGAGGAACATCAATGCCGATGAAGCTCTGAAAAAGGTCTTCGGAGGCAAGGCAACGGTCAGCATGTTCGAGATGACCAAGCTGGTTTCTAAGCATCTCTCGTAGTATTTTGCGATATCACAACAAAAAACATCCCCTCAAGGGATGCTTTTTGTTGTTTTGGTTGGGGTCAGTTGTTCGCGGGTAAGCTCTCGCCTCGGGGTTTTAGCCTTGATCCGATAACGGCTGTCGCCGCCACGATGAGTATATTCTTTATAATGTATTGGCCCTCCAATGTAGGAACCATGAATCCTTGCCAGGTAAGATGGGGTAAAAGGAACAAGGGAAGCACGGTCGTAATGAGGTGAATATAAATAAGCCCGAGGGCCAAACGCTCCATTCCGCGGATCAGGAAAAGGATTCCGATGATGATTTCAAAAAAGGAGAAGCCGGCGTAGAAGGCCTCGAAGGGCATGAAGTTGAGCGTTCTTTCAAACAGTGTTTGGACCATGGGTCCGGCCGGGCTTACTCCGATGATTTTCAAAAAACCGAACCAAAAGTAAACAACAAAAATTGCTATGCGGGATAGAGGGACTTCCGTCCTTCGGAAAAGATTTATTGCGTAGTTATCAATTTTTTCGATCAGCGTTCTCATATCGTTTATTTAATTATAATGGCAAGCGCGGTAATTACCAAATTGCCGGACCGGATGCCCTTTCATATGGTATAATTGACATTGTTTATGAATCAGAAACCTATTCGTTTTATTATCACTCTTTTCGCCTGCTTAGCCGTGCTGTATCCGTTGTGGGTAAGGTTCGGGTCTTTAGGATGGACTCTCGGACCGTCTATTCTCCAGAGTATTTTCCCGGCTCTCGGCCTGATCGCTTTTGCCGTTTTGTGGCTCCATGTGATCAGCGGAGCCTTCGAACCTTATTTGAGGACTTTGTTTGATTTTGATCGGTTCGTCCACCGAACCTCGATTATAATCCTAATCTGCCTGATTCTTCACCCGCTGTTATTGTTGATTGATTTCGATTTTAATTTTTCAGCAGTGTTTGCTTACGGGGAGAAATACATTCTCCTTGCCGTAATAGGATGGCTGCTTCTCATCACATATGATATCGGCAAAGCCCTGAAGAGATATAACTTTTTTGTCCGGCATTGGAACGCCATACTGCTGATAAGCACGACCGGTTTCATTCTGACATTTTTACACTCCTTAGCTTTAGGCAGCGATTTACAGGCCGGCCCTTTGCGGGCGGTTTGGATATTTTACGGCGCAACGGCAATTCCGGCGACCGTCTATAACTATGGGATAAAGAGGTTCCGGCAGGTTCGCTGAAGAGAGAATTGATTCCTAAAATAACAAATCGTATATAGTTCTGACGAACGGATCAATGTCCGGTCCGTATACTATCGCTCCGCCCAGCGCTCCGGTGATCACAATACCTGCCAAGCCGATCAGGGCGGGCAAAATCATAAGAAAACTGTCGACGAGGTAATTACCCGTTTTTTTCAGGGCGGTATAAAGCCAAAGATTGTTCAGGCCCATCCATTCTTCAACTTTGCGGAGCGTCTCTGAGCGGCTGATCCAGGCGGCGATATATAGAATTGCGATGAGCCCGAATAATAGCGTGGATAGTTTTGCCCAGCGAGCGTGGGTTTCAATGAGTTGCTCCAGGCCGTTGTCGCCTAAAAGTTCTTTGGCCCACTCTCCCGACTTATATGCCGCTCCCGCTCCCGATGCTCCGATGATTACGAAGCTGCCTTTAACATAAAACCAATATGGAGCCGATGTCAGATATCTGACGCGGACCAATTCCATGAGACAGTAAATCGAAAGAAGCGCGACCGGAAAATGAACTATAAACGGGTGTACGTTCATATTAAAAATATATTACTCCGTAGTTTGGCCGTCAAAATGCTCCTCTTCATCGGCTGCTGCGTCTGCCTTAGTGGCGTGTACGGTGCCGTCTTTATGGTTGGGAGGGGAGTACAGGGTGTAAAGCTTGAGCTCTTTATCCGTCGAGGCATTGATGATATTGTGCCGCGCCCCTGCCGGCACCACCACTACGAATCCGTCGCTGATCGCATGTTCTATGCCGTTGAGAATCGCCTTGCCGGTCCCTGATTCACAGCGTATAAACTGGTCGAGCTGATGAACCTCTTTGCCGATGTCTTCTCCGGGCTTCAGGCTCATGGCGACAAGCTGGCTGTTTTTGGCCGTATACAAAACCTTGCGGAAATTTTTATTTTTCAGCGAGATTTCTTCAATGTTGGCTACGTATCCTTTCATATGATTATGATATCAACATTTAATTTAGAACCCAAATCATATAGTTTAGGTAGGCCGCGAAAGCTATCCAGGCTATATAGGGGAGGAGGAGGTACGAGGCTTTTTTTCTGATGGGATAAAATTTCACCATAGTCCAGATTACCGCAAGCCACATGGCGGCGATATCGATTAAAGCCCAAAAAGGACTATGTAATCCGAAGAAAATAATTGACCAGGCCGCATTCAGTAATAGTTGCAAAATAAATATGCCAAGGGCGATTTTGACTCTTTTCTGCTCCCATCCAGTTTTCCATATTAAGAATGCGGCGATACCCATCAGGGCGTAAAGAATCGTCCATGTCGGTCCGAATATATAGCCCGGGGGATTCAGGGCCGGTTTAATAAGTCCGGTATACCAGCCGGGGATTTCGCTGACCGTAAAAAGTGATCCGACTATTCCGGCAGTCTCCGTTATCGCGATGGCAATCGCGAGTTTCCAGAAATTGTTTAAACGCATATATAAATTTTATCACGTACGGAGATTCCAGCCAAAACAAAAGCCGACGATTAGTCGGCGTTAGTCTGGATAAACCAGCATAGCATCTTCACCGCATTCCAAGTAAATACATTCCTCGTTAATGTCCTTGCATAATATAGCCAAGAATTCTTGGAGCTTTGGTACCTTGGTCCTGAGCTCATCTTCCTTAAAAGCTACTCGGAATTCTCTCAGTTCATCATATTCGGAATGGGTATTGCTTCCGAAGTATCCATATATATTGCCCGAGGCGCAGGTATATCCGCCGAAGGTAAGATTCAGAAAACTATGAATTGTCTTGGCGACGCTTTGCCTTGATTTGGAGTGTTTGGGATTATAAACCTTGATCGACGGTATCAGAAAGAGTGCCCGCTTCCCTAAACTCTCAACCCGCATTGACCGTGCTCCCTACTGCGTCTCTCGTTCTCATTCTATATCATTTTGATTATGCCTGGTCAACGGTCGGTCGTTTCGTTTTCGTTTCTTTGTGTGTGCGGGGTAATTTAGAAACAAAAAAGACCGTTCTCGGTCAGCGAGCCCCGGCAGGAGAGGCGATGCTTTCAGCCCTTATGTACGATTGGCGCGGTGGTAATTCTGTTGAAGAACCACTCAAAGAATCTATCCGACCAGCGGCGTTTTATATTAGCCCCAGTTATCCAGTCAGGCGGAACACCTTTAATAACCCAGACTCCGTTGATCGGATCATCGAAGTCGGCGATAATTTCCCAGATCAGCGAGAGGATGTATCCGACTGAGTAAACGGCTGCAAGGCCGGTCCAGTAAATGTCGTAGTTCAGACTGATTGTCCAACCCTGAATGATGTTCGCGGTCATGAACAGGACGTACTTCATCGGGGTCGGGATGGTATCTTCCACGATTTCGGTAAAAGCCTTTTGATCGCCGCTTCGAATCGCAGTTTTCATTTTTCTCATGTCATCTGACTCCCGCATAAACATGAAGCCGGCGATAAAAACGTGAGCCGTGAAAAGTCCAGGCAGAATCGCGTTTACTATCGGTTCATCGGCCCGAGACGTAGAATGCCAGCCGTTCACATATAGGAAGTGCCAGATGATTACCGAAGGGGTGGCCAAAACCAGAGGAGTTATAATAAGCCTGAGAGTCTGAATAAAACTCCCGAATCCGGACCTGGGTGCGCTCATTTTAGGAGCCTTCTGTCGTGTCAAAATACTGCCTATTATTATACACTATTTCTACCCTATGTCCATAGGACTGGGTACGTGGGTGGGGATAGACGACCTCTGATTATTTATATATAATTTAATCATATAAACTAATTAACCTACATGTATAAATACATATATGATCGTTTCGGGGTCGTATCTCTGATGGCCATCGGTTTGGTTATTGCCGTAGGAGGATTCCTAATTCTCTAGAGCAACGTTTCGGTTAGCGTTAACTCTGGAATTGCCGAATACGTAGATGGGGGAGACGGGGACGGAGCGGGTTGTGCGGACGGGCCTACCAGTAGCGGTTATTACTGCGGAGGTAAGAATATAGGTGATAGTTGTGAATATACGAGCTGGTTTTTTTGGACTATCAGTGGTACTTGCCAGCACGACACTAGCGCTGGTGGGCAAAATATTCCCCAGGGAAAGCCCATCTGTATTTGTAAGGGTAGTACGGGTGAAGAGTCTGACGGTCTTTCTTTATAGGGTGGGGAGGTTTATGTTTTAACTTTTGATCCTCAAACTAAAAGTGCCGCATGATCGGCACTTTTAGTTTGGTTTGAGAGTTTAGAACTTTAGAAAAAAGCAGGGTGCGGCTCAAACGAAAAGCCGATCGATGATCGGCCGGATAGGGGACGGGTTAGCTGATGTGCCTTGGATATTTTGATACTTCGTTAAGGAGGTCTTCATTGGAGTATCGATTACGGACTATTTCTTGCCATCCGGAATCTTCTGTCAGACCCGTCGTCGTATTTAGCGGGCAGACTGATCGAACGGCAACAAGATGCGGATGGAGCTTCTGGGTCTTCGGATCCCGCCGGGTATACCACAGTATTTGGCAGTTCCTTATGGCCTCATTTGGTTTCTCAGATTTATCTAATCGAATGAAATCATCGTGGCCAAGATCCTCGAATTCCAGTTGGATCACTCTCATTACGTGGCCGTGGCAGACGGCGATGATTCTTTTATCCGGGCACTCTCTTGCCCAATGGGTAATCATTCCGGCTTTCAGCCGCAGGCACAGGAGAGCGATTGATTCGCCTCCGCCGGCGGGATAAGAAAGGAAAGGATCTCGTTCGTGCTGTTCTTTTTCGAGCGAGAAAAGCTTGGCTTTTTCATCCTCGGGGCAGTTGTCCATTAGAGCCATGTCCCGCTCTCTGAGATGAAATTCAACTCTCCAGCAGGCATTGGGCAGGTCAAGATAAGCGGCTGTTTCTTTGGCTCTTATATAGTCAGAGACGTAGGCCCGGTCCAATGGCATAGGTACGTTGGTCTTGAGCCATTTTCCGGCGGCTTTGGCCTGTTCTACGCCCTTATCGGTAAGGCGGAAGTCTCGGCTGTGCTTGTCTCGGAAATCCGGAGTAAAGAACTGGTTATCGCCTCTTCGGCTGGCTTTGTTGGCTTTGTTCCCCTCTGATTGGCCGTGGCGAACAAGGACGATATCTATCGGCAGCATCGGCATCTCCATTGGAAAGAACTAAGTGGCTATATTGTATCAAAATTTTAAATAAAATCCAGCGCCGGATTCTGAGGTGGACACGTTCATGATCAGTATCTATAGATCTTCTGGAAAAGAAATTTTGAGTCCCGTCTTGGTTTTGTCGTAGAAGATTATGGGGACTTGATTTAAAGAATGATCGAAAAATGTCCTCGCGGACTTATACTAGACTGACTTGATGCTCTTTGCTAGTATGCCGGTGTGAGATATTATATTCTAACGACCACAAAATTTGCGAACGAGTGTATTGCATTTGAAAAATATGGCGCCGGAAATGCTAATTGGTTGGCTAATATTGACATAGGCGACATTGTATTTATCTCTCAATTCAATTACAAATCCCAGGATCTCTATGGACCATTCAGAGTGACCAGTAATAGTTTTTTCGATCGAACCCGAATTTTTCCTAAGGGGAAGTTTTACTATAGGATCGACCTTAAGCCGATAGATTCGGTTAGGATACTGGAGGAAATCGATATATATTTTTATGGGATTGAGAAACAAAAAATTGAATTAGCCTCTCGATTCATAAATCTGATTCAGCAGAATAAGCACCTACATTCTATTTGTCTAAATCGTATCGAAGGAGAATTTCTTTCTCGCATTTTTACTAAATTTGGCAAACCCGTAAAAATCAAAAGAAAACAATATGCGTCGGTTGGAAAAGGACTCAAGGTTGATCTCGAGTACCTATCGGCCAAAAATAAAATTTCGACTAAATCATCTTTTCTCTCTGAAAATTATCTCGAATCATTTATTTTGTTGAGCCTTAAGGAAAAGGATAATTGCATACGTAGGCAATTATCCACGACCTTAAACAATTTTCCTGAGAATAAACTGGAGAATTCAGATGTGTATAATCAATTTATTTTTGGTAATGCCTACCCCTCCGATATTGTTATAGTCAATAAAGCTAACGCTAACATTTTTGAGCTAAAAAAAGATATTTTAAGCCGGGATTTAATGCCTCAGATTAGAAAAGAGATGTATAAATACTGTTATTTTTCTTTGTTCTCGCCCAGATTAGATAACCAAGAAGTTAAAAGAATGAATTTTTTTCTCTTAGCTTTGAGGGGCGGCGATCCAAAACTTAAAGCAAAGCTTCGTGAAGAGTTCAATAAAATAAACCAGGCGCTAAGGCACTATAGAGAGAACAGTTTTACTATCTTGGAGTACTATATTGAAGAAAATAGGTTAGTTATAGGCGAGGCTAAGTGATTTGTTCAGAGAAGAATAGTTTTAAATTTTAGTATTTTCTGGGAATCCCCGATTATTATTTTGTGATGAGTAGGGGGCATGGTTTTTAGCCATCTAATTTTCCCATCCTTGCCCAGATTTGTAAATAGACAGTTTTGTCTAAAAAAGTTTTAAGTTATAGAATATAAGTATATTTATGAGCACAGATCAGGGTCAAGACAGAACGAGTTTAGGCGTTCAGCTGGATAACTTGGCGGTCGCCATCAAGAAGCTGGCAAACTCCTTGATACGAGCGGAGTCGGCTTATCTCGTCGAGTCGCAAGTAGTCAATCGTTTGGTCAGTATTGCAGCAAGGATAGAGCATCTAAAGTCTCTCGAGGAAGATGAGGGGGAGGTTTTCGCGTCTCTTCTCAAGGGTATCACCGATATTCTGCAGAGCATCGGTGATGTATCCGGTGGCGGACAAAAACAAAGCGTAGAAGAAAGGGCGAAGATTATAAGGCTTTTTAAAATGCTTGAACAAGAGACGATAAGCCTTCTGCCCCTGATCAGGTCTTTAGATGAACAAAGGAAAGAAAGGAAGTTCGACACTTTCGGCGGATTACTGCAAAGAATGGTTGATGCCATTCAAGAGAAGCGTCATATGTTGATGCGCAAAGATGACAAATAAACTGTCGGTGCTATCATTAAGCTATGGCTAAAATAAAAGAAGATCTGCCCGATTCGGTTCAGCTGGGTACCGAAGATTGGGTTAATCAAATTATTATAACTGCGGCTAAGCAGAGGGCATCTGATATACACTTCGATCCTTATGAAAACGAGTTCAGGGTCAGGTTTAGGATAGACGGCCTCCTTAATCCTATAGTTTCACAGCCGCTGGAGCTTTATCCGATGGTTGCCAGGAGGTTGAAAATTTTGACTAAGGTTGATATTTCTGATGACCGCAAGCCTCAAGACGGCCGGGGACAGCTTAATGACCCTGAGACCAAACAGCTTGTCGAATTCCGACTGTCAACGATTCCTTCCATATTCGGGGAAGCGATAGTCGTTCGGTTTGTCAATCAATCTAAGTCAATTTTTGAAAGTTTTGAGGCGATGGGCATGGATCCAAGCGATGCCGAGATGATGCGCTTTACCATTACCAGGCCAAGCGGACTCTTCCTCATTGCCGGGCCGGCCGGATCGGGTAAAACCTCGACACTCTACACCGCCCTAAATTACATCAGGTCTCCCCAGAAAAATATCATTACCCTCGAGGATCCGGTTGAGTTTCATGTCGAACATATCCGTCATTGTCAGATAAGGCCGGCAATAGGTTTTACTTTTGCTGAAGGCATGAAGGCGGTTTTAAGACAGGATCCCGATGTTATTTTTATCGGAGAGATAAGAGACCATGAAACGGCCGAGGTGGCGGTCAGGGCAGCTCTCTCCGGACGATTAGTTTTTTCCAACATCAGCACCAGCGATACGGTGGGGACGATAACGAGATTTATCGAGCTTGGCATTCCCCGTTCTT
>Ga0155686_102_pt1 | contig 5562 bp, 5 predicted proteins | sample RifCSPlowO2_01_FD_107343 | JGI IMG/M metagenome (GOLD analysis project Ga0155686, IMG submission 107343) | Candidatus Yanofskybacteria bacterium RIFCSPLOWO2_01_FULL_44_22
TCAGGCGATGGTGATACGCTCGCGACAATTTTACTTCCTCTTGTTGAAATTGCTTCTCCTCAATATTTTCCATTTGCTGGGTAATGCCTACGAATCCTAGCGTGTGTCTCTTAGTTGAGGTGATCCGCAGACGCAAATCTCCGCCTGTTGAAATTGATTCTCTCGGCAGTTTAATAATCTCATTATTATAGTGCCAAGCCCGCGGCTCACTGACCGCAACCTGTCGGTAACTTCCTTTGGCATCCTTGTATTCATATACAAGCGAGCAAGATTGGTAGCCGAAGATAAATGGCACTACCGCGATCGCTCCTTCGCCTAGACCTATTTTATGCAAAAGCCAAGCGGCCGGGATTAAGGCCAGAAGCGTCATGGCTCGTGCAATGTTCAGGGGACTCCGCTGAAACAGCGCTGTGAATGTATTAGGAGCAGCCCAATCATCGCTGAAGCCCGGGATCCAATCTCGAAACCACGATTTAGTCACCAAATAGGGAATTTCGTTCGGTTTAAGTCCCAAGAAAATCACTTCGATGCTGTCGTCTTTCTTGAAGCGAATGGAGTTTTCTTTATCGGTCGTTGTATGCTCTAGCATAAGATTCGCATCTGCGATGCGCGATGTAAGGTCGGTCCCGTTTCTTCGCGCAACAATTTTGCTTGGCATGACTACGCGCTCCTTAAGTTCGTTAGTTTTAATGACAAAGAACTTATCGTACTCGGAGCTTGCGATTACATCAGTTCCTTTCGGGTGGATAACGCGTATGAGCTTCAGCCACTTAAAGAAGCTTTCTTCAATCTCTCTCTCTTGTATTTGGAAAAGAAGTTTGCCGTTTATGGGTGTAATTTTTGCCGCGATTTTATATAGATCCGGCGAGACTAGTCCATCTTCATATTTCTGTTTTGCTATTTCATATTTTGCGTTAAAACTTGTAGGCCGGCCAAACAGGATATCGTTTTCAAGCTTGTATTCCTTGCCATCAAAATATGTCAAGAACGGCGTGCTGGTTCCTTTGTTGTCGCCCCCGCCTCCTCCAACATCAGCGTTAGCGCTATCAGCTCCCCAAAGGCCGTTATTGGAAGCGTTGTTGTTATCGTGTGCTTTCTTGCTTTTCACCAAATTGGTTACGTTAATATATATCCACCCGAAAATAAGCACTGCAATAAGCAGAAGGGCCTTAGAGATGAACGCCATTGAACTTAAGAATTTTTTCATAGTGTTATTAACCATAGCACTTCCTCGATTTTTCGCAAAAAACTCTTATACACAACCCAATTAAGGTGATGAATGGCTTAACTGGGTTTTTCTATTACCCACGAAGACAGAGATAATGGGTTGCCGAATCTATCAATATACTCGATTTTATTGTCGCTAAATGGCTTATATACGTCAGTAATGGACACCGCGCAATTTCGCGCCAGAAAAAACTTTTTCAATTTGTCGCGACTAAGCGTATTCCGGCAATACCCGCTAATTTGTGTCTCGATATGATTAGGAATGTCTTTTTCTAAAAGAAAGTTAATAACGAGCGTTTTTCTAGCAACACGCAATAGTTCTTCAAACGCCGTTATGAGATTTTTCAATGGGATGTATTCCAAAACCCGGCTCGCTAATACTACGTCAAAGTTAGCGGATGGAAATGGGAGTTTTAAGATATTCCCGTGTTCAAAACGCGCGTCTGGGTAGAGTCGCTGGCTTTCCGTTATATTTTTTTCTACAATATCAATGCCAGTGTAATCAATAAAATAGTAAAGTCCGCTTTTTGAAAAACTATTAAAGTAATAACCGACACCACAGCCAGCATCTAGTATTGTAAGCTTCTTAATTTCTTTTTTGTTTCGTAGGTATATCTTTTCTAATCTGCGTCCCTCGGTTGCGGCGATGAAATCCTGGAACCAATTTGCTAAAAAATTATTCTCGCCATATTTTATATTGAATGACTGGCCGTAAAGAAATATAAGCACTTTGATGATCGTATTCTTAATAGATAGATCAATCTGCGGATTTTTTTCAAGGATTTTTTTAATTATCATCTCCCTCGCAAAAATTTTTTGCGGGTGATAAAAAGGATAAAACCGGTTATACCGATTAGTGAATTCGCGGCCACTTTGGTCATATGCGGCCTCATCAATATTTTTTTGAATCCAATCATCTAAACTCTCCATCGGGTTATAAATAAGAGGGTTTTCCTCGGGCGTCGGCTTTTCAAAAATCCTAATGGTCATGTCGAAGAAGTCTTTTGTGAGAGAGCTCCTTTCTTTAGTCTGTTGATTAATCAACCACTTCTTTCTGACTTTCGCCGGAGGCGTATTTACATAAATCAATTTGCAGTTTGCGCGCGCATTTTCAGCAACCAACCTCGCGCCTTCTCTTTCGTGCCGGTACAGGTTGCATGAATCGAATATCGTTGTTTTGCTGTCGGCAAGGAGTTTCCCCAATCTGTCGTACGCTTCCTGATATGTAGCCTTCCAATCCGCTGGCGACATCCGCTCAATTTTGTGTTTACGTCCCGCGATTATTTCATCTAGCGACACGCTGTTAAAATCGAAGCGTTTTACCAAAGCGTTTCGGAGCATCGTCTTTCCTGCGTAAGGCAGGCCGGTCATGATATAAAGCGTTGTTTTCGATGTCATATTTTAATTATACAATGAAGCTGTGAAAAAGATTCTCATTATCGGGGGGTCGCGGTTCATCGGGCCTCCGCTTATAGATGAATTCGTGAAAAGCGGCGACGAGGTGGCCGTATTTAACCGCGGCCTTATTCAGTCAGAGTACGCAAGGGGCGTTAGGTTTATACAGGGCGATCGGGATCAAGGTTTCGGCATTTCAGAACACTTCGACGTTGTCGTGGATACTTGCGCCTATCGCGGCGAGCAGACCAAAAGGGCGATTGAAGAATTACGTTTTGATTTCTTTCTTCATATGAGCACAGCGGCTGTCTATAAAAAAACAGAAATTTTTCCACTCACCGAGGAATCGCCCATCGGTGAATGGCCGCTTTGGGGGGACTACAACAAGGGAAAAGTTGAATGCGAGCGGGTATTAGCTGCTAGCAAAATAAAATTCGCGGTCATCCGGCCAGTCTATATCTTGGGTCCAAATAATTATTGCGACAGAGAGCGATTCATATACTCGAAAATTAAGCGTGGCGACCCGATTATTTTGCCGGGGAGCGGCAAGGCACTCATCCAATTCGTTTTCGCCAAAGACGTTGCGAGATCAATCGCACTAATCGCGGAGAAAAAAATCGCCGGAGCTTTCAACTGCGCCGGCGACGAAGTGATTACTTTAAGAGGGCTAGTGGAGGAAATGGGACGTATTATGCGGTTTGAACCGAAACTGCGGTATAATCCGGAAGCTGATAGCGATAAATTCGACATTTCAGAATTCCCATTCGCTAACGCCCATCTCTTATGCGATAACGCGAAGTTAAAGAATATGGGTGTCGTTTTTACGTCTCTTCAAAAAGACCTGCGGGAAGATTACGAGAGTTACTACCGGCATGTCATTTGATAAGTCCTTGAAAGACAAAATGAAAGTAGCGCGCGATTCTGCGGCTATTATCTTAGCGGCCGGTCGCGGTATGCGGCTAAAACCATTGTCTGATGTATCTCCCAAATGCCTTATTCCCGTTGGCGAATCTCCAATTCTTTATCATCAAATCAAGTCTTTGCGAATGCACGGGATCGAAAAAATTATTCTGGTTGTGGGGTTTATGGCGGAGGAAATTGAGCGGTATGCGCGCGGGGCGTTTCCCGATCTAAAAATTCAATTCGTCTATAACCGCCAATTTGAAGTTACCAACACTCTTTATTCGTTGGCTCTTGTGGCGAAAACTATTGCGCCGGGTATTGAGGTATTTCAGTTGAATGGCGACGTGGTATTCGATCCTCGAATAATCGGTCTTTTACTAAACGCTGAACGCGGCGAAAGTTATGTTGTGGCGCAAATAGGCCGCTGCGCCGAAGAAGAAATAAAAATAGAACTAGCCGGTGACGGATCGGTTGCACGGCTTAATAAAAAAATCCCGCCGGCACTAGCCATCGGAGAAGCCATCGGCATAAATAAATTTTCGCCCCAATTTTTTATGGAACTCAAAAAAAGTTTATACGCGTTAAAAGAAGACCATTCAATGGAATACTTTGAATACGCAATCGAGCATGTAATAAAGAACGGCGCAAAAATTTATCCGTTGGATATTAAAGAACTAAAAGCGGTTGAGGTTGATTTTTTGGACGATCTCAAACGTGCGCGGAGCGAAGTTTTACCGTTTTTATCTTAGGTAGGTTCAGGGAACTATTAGAGAATTGCCCTAGGGTTTGGCTACTTTCCCGCCGTTTTGGTTGAATAAGTCGGCCAATGTTTTCTTTAGAAGATGGGCTACTGCTCCATCATTCATGATTTCCTCCTTGAGCGCTCCTGTATCTTCCTCGTTTAGTACAGCAATTACCTCGGTTGAAATACCAGTGGCCATTGCGGGAATGCCATAGTGGGCGGCTTGTTCTGCAAAATCCTTAGTTGAAAGGACTACGAAGCAGTACATTGGTTTCTCGCTAGTCCTATTTCTTGGATCACGTGATTTCAAGTCTCGGTTTCTCACCAGTTGCCTTGTTATTTCCTTGTCTAAGATTTTTGCAGCATAAATAGTGTCGTCTGTCTCTACAAGGTGGACGTAGTAATTTTCTTGGTATCTAAAAATCGTGCCAAAACCTAGCATGGTTTTTATCCCATTGCCGCAAGGGCTAATTCTATTTCTTCTTTATCCACTAAGCAATCAGGGTCGTTCGCGGCTAGGGTGTAAGAAATACCTTCAAGTTCGTTTGTTTCAAGCCAAGCAGCCTCTTTATGGGATTGATCTTCAATAAACTTGCCAGTTTTGCTAGCGAATCTCGCACAAATACTCTCTAACACTTTAAGTTCACCGACACTAAAGTATTTTGAATCACTTTCTGAAAATTTTCTTGTAGGAGCAATCCGCTTCATCGGTGAATCTTCGTTTGTCTCTACAGAAAGAGAATCCGCGAGTAGAGCTTCATCAGCATCGTTTTCTACAGCATTTATGAGGTTGAGAATAGTAGATGGAATCGGCCCATGTTCAAGATGAACATAGTTATCGTATGTAATTGGAGAGGCATACTTTTTAACATGAGTAAAATCGGCAAAATAGAAGAGCTTCATCAGCTTTTTCTTTCCTAGCAATCTAGGTTCAGTATAAGTGGCGAAATACCTTATCATTGCCTGCAATTTGGGTATCGGGATTTTCATAAGGCGATGTCTATTACCATAATTATACATCCTTTGTCAAAAGATAGATACCCCACTTTTTGTGGATAACCAGATATAGAGTGTCAATCAGCGCGTACGATATGGCGGAGTCTCAAACTCAAGTGAATAATGTATTTCTAGGGTAACTTGCCATAGTTCCCCAAGCTTATTGTGGGGATTGCCAGAACTGCTGAATTTTATTTGCGGTATCGAAAATTTCATTTTGCGACAGCGCGTAATGTACCGGCAGTGCCAGAGATTCTTTCGCAATTTCTTCAGCAATCGGAAAGTCGCCGGTCTTATAT
>Ga0155686_106_pt1 | contig 2231 bp, 3 predicted proteins | sample RifCSPlowO2_01_FD_107343 | JGI IMG/M metagenome (GOLD analysis project Ga0155686, IMG submission 107343) | Candidatus Yanofskybacteria bacterium RIFCSPLOWO2_01_FULL_44_22
AGCAATAAAGATGGATAGGAGCTATATGAGCGCGATTGAGGGCGGTAAAGTAAATGTAACTATCGCTATTGTAGAAAAACTTGCTCGTGCGCTTGATGTTTCTGTTGATGAGCTTTTGAAATAAAATGAAAAATATTGAACATATCAAAAAAATTACACCTTATCAGGACATTAACGATGTGCTGTATTTTTTGGCACAAGGCACTCAAAACATTTTCGGCGACGATCTGGTTGGATTTTATCTCACTGGCTCTTTATCGTATGGCGATTTTGATGAGGGGCGTAGCGACATAGACCTTGCGGTTGTTTTGAAAAAACCAGCGTCGCCAGAAAAAATTGAATTGACAAAAAAGTTACATTCAGATGTAGAACAAGAACATGAGAAATGGTCAAAGAAGATTGAATGTTCATATATTCCTCTTGATATGTTGCAAAATATTCTCCCACCCAAAATACCAAGACCGTATATCGGTGGAGGAACATTTTACTCCGAGGCACCTTATGGCAACGAGTGGCTTATCAATAAATATTTTCTCTATAAATACGGAATTACGCTCCTTGGTTCTGATTTCAAAAATTTGATAGAGCCAGTCAATATTACGGATGTACAAAAAGCAAGTATAAAAGATTTATACGAAGAGTGGGAACCAAAAATAACAGACCGTGCTTATTTGGAGGATAGTCATCAGCAATCGTATGTTGTTTTAAATCTGTGTCGCATTCTTTACTCGGCGATGTGTAATGACGCTGTTTCAAAAAAGGTTGCTACTTCGTGGGTAAAAAATGAATATCCACAATGGAAAGACCTTATAGAAGTTGCTAATAGTTGGCATTATGGAATAAAAATAGAGCGACAGAAAGAAGTAATTGAATTTATTAGGTTTGTCATCACTAAGACGAAGGAAAAAGAATTGACATAAAATTATGGAGAATCGGATCGCAAAAAATCATTCCCTTACATCAAATATATGGAAATTCTATTTCCTTAGAATTTTTTTAAGGAGTATGGTATTTCCAATTTTGTTGGTCTATTTTTTGCGTTCAGGTCTTTCAGCGGCAGAAATAGGACTTGTTTTTTCTATTGGTGTTTTTGCTTCCTTTCTTTTGGAACTTCCTAGCGGATACATATCCGATAAAATCGGACATAAACCTGCGATTCTTTTATGCTTTTTAGCAAAAGCTCTTTCTATGCTCTGCTATCTTGGAGGAACATTTTGGTGGTTTGTTTTGGCAGAAATTTTATTTGTCGGCGGAGGGGCATTATGGTCTGGAACGGGTGAGGCATTTTTGTATGAAACCCTAAAAGATTTAAATCGATCTGAAGATTTTGAAAAACTCTATGGTCAATCGATGGCGGTTGGACTATCTATCAGCTCAATATTGATTGTGGGTATGCCTTTTATTTATGCATATAACAATAACCTCGTCTTTTATATAAGCTCTGCTATATTATTTATTCCTTTTCTAATTTCGTTTAGTTTACATCAGCCGACATATATCAAACCAGTTTCAAAAATTGAAGGTTGGTGGAGCGTAGTTCACGAATGGCGGGATATTGCCCGTTTTGTTGTTAAACAAAAAAGATTTAGGGCACTCGTCTTCTTCTATTCTTTTTGGCAAGCCGTCCAAGATAGTATTGATTTGTTTGGTCAGCTATTTTTTACATTCTTAAATATTCCCGTCCGCTTTTTTGGATTTATTTATGCTTCGAATCGGGTTTTGCAAGGATTGGGCGGTTATCTAGCTTATAAATTTAAAAAGGTTTTAAGTTCAGCCCAACTACTCGGATTATTTAGTATTGAATTAGTCCTTTTCTTTTTCCTCGGAGCATGGGCAAAAAGTTATATGGGGGTGCTTGTATTTTCAGTAAGAAATTTTTTTGAAGGAGTATCTGGCCCTGTAAGCAGTGGCATGATAAATAAAGAAATTACAGAAGGCGGGAGAATTACTTTGCTTTCAGTAGAACCTACACTAACAAGACTAATTCAAACTATTTTAGTATTTGTTCTTGGGTTATTATTTAACGCCTTTTCGGTGCCTCATGTTTTTCTAATGACTGGAATCGCCGTAGCTGTTATACTATCTTTGTTATATGTTATGGCAGTTCGTTCGTTAGCATCCGAAAAGGCATAAGATAAATTTTGTGCCGAAAAAATAATTTGGCGAATCCGAATCCCGCCCGCATTCCTCCCCAGACCCCTCCTGCGGGCGGAAAATCAGCCGAGGCAAAG